>Ga0076265_111_pt1 | contig 25792 bp, 20 predicted proteins | sample RifGroF2_FD_67933 | JGI IMG/M metagenome (GOLD analysis project Ga0076265, IMG submission 67933) | Parcubacteria bacterium GW2011_GWF2_40_69 | reverse complement strand
GAACCGTTAATTTTGGTTGGATTGGTGGGTGGAGGTGTGGATGTTTTTGTTTCCGTACATAGTTTATTAGTACCTCCATTCGTACCATTACACCACCATCTGTATTCATCGCTTCTCTCTTCCGTATTACCCCTGTTTCCTGCGGAACAGTTGTAGTGAGTTGGGGAACAAGAGCCGTTAACTGATGGTGAAGACACGTTAAGATTAATTGATATTTCCTTAAATGGAGCGGGGAATGGCCCGTGGTGACCACTAGCATCATCCCATTCTTCATCACAATTCTGCTCCACAGAAACGTATATTGTTCCGTTACTATTCATTGTTTCCGTCGTGTAGCTTCTTCCACCACTATTTGGGGCATAATACATATTGGAACCTCCTGGATAACTAACTGTGTTTACCGAACTAGGTTCTGCGTAAGTATGAACAACAAAAGAAACCTTGGAACCCGATTGTACGGTGACAGAATTATTCTCTGAATAACTTGTACCATTTATATCAACTGTTATCCTGGGAGTACCAACACTACCCGGAAAATCAGGAGCACAAACGCCCAATCCATATACATGTGTGGGATTTAAATAAACAATTCCTATTAGCAAGACAACACTTATAATAAAAAATTTAGAAAAAACACTATTCATATGTTTAATATTATTTTTCATATTGAAAAGTGACCATTACCCCAGAACCATTGACTGGGGCAATAGATACAATAACCTTATCCCCCCCCTTCTCGGCCCTTATAATTGATACATTTGGGTAAGATATTTTTTCAACGACAGTCCATCCGACATCTGGTAAATATTTTATATAGATATCCACTATGTTCTGTGAGCGTTTGTCTGAAATATATGATACCGTTGTCTGGGTTTTGCCTTGTGGGTTAATAACGCTTCCAGAATAATCAAGCACCTTGTCCTCTAAAACAATTTCTTGTGGAAAATCAGGTGGAAGATCTCTGTACAAATCAACTTTTGTTCCTTTTTCATAAACAGAAGAAGTTAACACTTGATATGGTTCCTCTGACGAGTCTCTCGTGTAAAAGAAAACACCAAGTAACAACACAATCAAGATAATTAAAACAATATAAAAATATCTTAATATAGTATTATTAATCATGGATTAATTATACTATAAAAAAAATGTGTTGTGTATGGAGTGTGGATAATTTACAGCCCCTGTCTTGATATTAGTGCCTTAATTGTTTTAAGGGCTATTTTAATATCCAACCAAAAAGACCGATTCTTAATATAAAAAATATCATATGTCAGTTTCTCTCTGGTTAGGTTTATTTCCGCTCTGTGGTGTGGATGATTTTCTTGGTGAATTTGAGCCCAACCAGAAAGTCCAGGCTTTATTAGATGCCTTATGTTGTAGTATGGAATCTCCTTATCATATATAGCCACCCCAGAAGGCAATTCTGGTCGTGGTCCAATAAGTGAAATGTCTCCCTTGAATACATTCCATAGTTGTGGGAGTTCGTCTATTCTGGTCTTACGTAAAAAATTTCCAACCTTAGTTATTTTGTTTTCACCACCAGATGACAGGTTAATCTCATTTCTTGTCATTGACCTAAACTTATACAAACATATATTTTTTCCATCTTTTCCCACACGCTCCTGCGAGATAAATATAGCACCACCATCATCTAGCTTTATGGCAACATAAACAAATGGATAAAAAACCAAAGAAAGAAGTCCTAATATGAAAGACAAAATAGTATCCATTACTCTCTTTAGAAAATCATAAGTAAATTTAGGGGAGACGGAGATGTTTTCCAAAAACCAACTATAAGTGACGAGAGACAAAGGAATCCTGTCAAAGATATCTTCATATATACGATGAGAGTCAATAAAGCGAACTTTAGAGAAAATCAGGTTATACAAGTGTGGCAGGAGAGGTGCCATGTTTTCGTGGGAAAAATCAACTGCAATAATTTTTATATCGTTTGAGTACACCGCAGTCACTACATCTTCCTGAATATCCATTGAGGAAACATCAGATACATCAATTGAGGAAACAAAAGTAAGATTATATCTGTTATTATTGTTTACTTCAAAAAGAAGCTCTTTCATCTCTTCCCCGGAGCCAATAAGTAAAGCAGGTTGCTTCTCGTTATCACTAAAAAAAACATTACCATAGAGTCTCCAGAGCAAAATACAAACAAAAGAGACAAGAAGATAAATAAAGAGAATGGTTTTTGGTGTAATGCCAAAGACTGGAATTATATAAAAGAAAGCAACTGCAAAAACACTGTTGATAACTTGCGTATTGAATATAATACCAGGCAACCGACTCTTAAGAATCAAGGTATGCTTTTCATACAATCCCGCAATAAAATAGACCAAAACCCAGACCAAAAAAAGTATAGAAAATGGGGCTAGGTGCACCTTGAACAAATCCCAAGCTGGAATTTCCGCAAAACGAATATAAAGTGAAAACCAAAGAGAAAAAGCAAAGAAAAATAGGTCTCCAAAAAAGAGAATAATTGCTTCTTTTTTAATGAGATTACTCATGGAAAGTAGCAATATTATATGTTAAAATAATGAAATATGCAAGATTTAAGGGATATAAAACCGAAGAAAAAAGTGTGTTTTTTTGTCACAAAAGGGGTATGGGGAGGTGCCCAAAAATACGTTTACTCACTTGCAACTTCCCTGCCTAAAAATAGCTATGATGTATTTGTTGTTGTGGGCGAAGGAAAGATATTGAAGGATAGGTTGGAAGAAAAAAATATTAGAACGTATGAAATTGCAGGTTTAAGGCGTGACATCTCTGTACTTTCAGAGATAAGGAGTTTTCTTTTTCTTCTTAAGATACTGAGGAAAGAATCTCCAGATGTACTGCACTTAAATAGCCCAAAGGCGGGAGGATTAGGGACTGTAGTCGGTAGATTGCTTGGAATAAAGAAAATCATTTTTACCGTTCACGGTTGGACCTTCAATGAAACTAGAAGTAAACTCGGTAAAATGTTTATTCTGCTTTTATCTTGGCTGACTGTTTTGCTAAGTCACAAAACAATTGTTATTGCCGAAAAAGAAAGAAAACAAGCACTTAGAATGCCTTTCTCTAAAAACAAAGTTACTCTAATAAAAAACGGGGTGGATAAGATTTCTTTTGTAGAAAAGGAGATTGCAAGAAAAGAGTTGCTATTACGCTGTGGATATGAAATGTCAGCAGAGTCAGTTTTGTGGCTTGGAACAATTTCTGAACTTCATAAAAACAAGGGGCTGGAGTACACAATATCTGCACTTAGCAAAATAGATACTCCTTTTATTTGTTTTATTATTGGGGAAGGAGAAGAGAGACAAAATTTGGAAAAATTACTAAAAGCCAACAACATGGAGAACAAAGTTTTTCTTGTTGGTTTTCTTTCAGAAGCAAATCAGTACTTGAAGGCCTTTGATATTTTTACACTGACTTCAGTTAAAGAAGGTCTCCCCTATACCATCCTTGAAGCCGGTCTCGCTGGCCTACCTGTTATAGCAAGCTCTGTTGGTGGTATTCCAGATATCATAACAAGTGACACAAACGGAATTCTAGTTGAAAAAACAAATGTTGAACAAATAACAAAAGCCATACAATATATGATAGACTATCCTAGCGAGCGAAAAATGTTTGGCCTCAAACTCCAAGAACGCATGGAAAAAGAATTTTCTCTTAAACAAATGTTAGAAAAGACAATTAATTTATATAATCAATAATATGGAAAGGCACAAATTTGAGATAAATGAACCAAAAAAATTCGAGATTCAGGAAGAGCCAGAGAAAAAATTTGAAATTACCGAACCAGAAAAAAAGAAATTTTTAATTGAAAATCCTGGAGTAATATACATGGAAGACCTATATCGCATTGGTCCTGAAAAGCCAATGGGCTATTTACCGCTAAACACTCTGGGGAAGTTTTCTGATAGAAACGAAGAAGAGCTTACAAAATACTTAAATGAAAGAGGAGTTGAGGTTATAGTTTTAGAGCCTGGACCCGATACTTTTGTATTTGCTGGAGCATTATTTGCGTATCACCCAAAAGCACTACAAAAATTACTGGACACCAATCGCAATATCCTAGAAAAATATAATTGGCCAACTTCTGCACGAGAATTTGTTTTAAGAGTAGCAAGCCAAATTGCTGAACCAGGGGAGATTTATGGTCTTATAGCAGACGCATTTGGTAACCCAAATCGAACTCCACCACATCGTACTTGAGTGTAATAAAACTCGGAAAATTGCCTTAGATGCTAGGCGCAGGAGATTTTGTGAATGAGCCGTACTTGTCGTACGGTGAATGAACAAAATTGAACTGCAACAACGCAGATGAGGTGATTTTGCGAGTTTTATATACCAACCATTTCGTTGGAGGCAATCTCCTTATGCACCGCTCGCGCCCCTCTCCTCATCCCCATAAGCATTCCTAGCCCCAAAAATTCTGTTAGCAAATGACTCCCACCGTAGCTCATAAATGGCAAGGTGTTACCTGTAACTGGCAACAATCCTATATTCATACCAACATGAATAATTGTGTGTACCAAGAGCAAAATACACAGACCAACACCAAATAAAATCTCAAAATTACCGTTTCCCTTAAAGGCTATTTGGAGTAGTCGCCAAAAAATTGTTCCATACAAAATAAAGAGCAAAACAACCCCAGCGAAGCCCCACTCTTCGGCAAAAGCTGCAAATATAAAGTCTGTCTGGTATTCTGGTAAAAATTGTAATTTGCTTTGAGTTCCATATCCAATCCCCTTACCAAAGAGCTCCCCTGAGCCAACTGCGATAGTAGACTGATACGCATTATATCCAGTACCACGTATATCTGTTAGAGGATGAATAAAACTGATAATTCTACTTTTTTGATATGGTTTGAAAGCAAAAAACCATAACCCACCAAAAACGACCACCGCGATAAGAAACACTGCGAGCAAGTGTTTTTTTGATATTCCAGAAACAAGGACCATCCCAAGCCATATAAAAAAAATAATAATAGCCGACCCAAAATCTGGTTGTAAAAATACTAAAACAAAGACAACAAAAACATAAAACCCAGAAACTAAAATGTGCCGTATATTTGCAATTTCAATGTGTCTCCTAGAAAAATATTTTGATAGGAGCAGAATTATAACAAGCTTAATGGGGTCAGCGGGCTGAAAGGAGAAGGCGCCAAGATTAAACCAGCTTTGTGCACCCTTAAATACACTACCTAATATAAAAAGTAATGAGAGTAACCCAACAGACAAAGCAAATAGTGTTACAATAATCCGCGTGTTTTTCAAAAACCCCCAGTCTACAAAACTAGCAATAAAAAATACCAGAATGGAAACTACGAGCCACGTAGTTTGTCTTTCAAAAAAACGGCTATTGTCAACAAACGAATTCATAGTCACTAGTCCCGCAAGAGTTACTAGGATTGCAGAGATGAACAAAACCCAGTCTATATTTTTAAGAAAATTCTTTATGTGAAATAAATACATAATGAATTTATAGAACACGATATATTACATTTATAACATTTGGTTTTTTTATACAAAGATTAGATGTGATCTTGTTATATATATCCGAAAGCATTTCTTTATTCGGAGCGTAAAAATAATGCCCCGCGTCAGAACTGATACTCTTCAAAAACTGGTCACTAACCTCCTTACCCAAACCAATCGTGTATATAGTTATTCCTGAATCTTTTATTTGAGCAGAAATGGCTTGGGCAGAAGTCATTGGATAATCTGCAACCACTCTTTTTGGCTCTGTCGGAATTCCATCCGTCAACAACACCAACACACTTTTACTGTTTACTCTCCCTCGGGAGGATTTCAATTCATTAAACGCGCTTGCCAGACCTTCAGTGATATTTGTTTGTTCCGTTGTTGTGCCCAAGGATAAATTATTAATAGCTTCTATAGCAACATTTTTATTGAGGGATAAAGTGCTTTCTTGTTTTGAGTTTGTCCCAAAGGAAGTGACAGCAACTTGGTCCTCGTCTGTAAGATTATTTATAAAATTCTTTGCGGTATTAATGACAGTATTAAACGGCTCTGGTGGGTCCACATTTTCAGACCTCATGCTACCAGACCTATCCAAGGCCACAATAAGATCTAGTGGATAGACACACGACTCAACACCTATATTAAGTGGTTTTGGCCAGGTAAAGACAAATTCTTGTGTTGAGTTTCTGAGCAAATTATCAATGTATGTTCTTGATGTTGCAACCGTATTTTCTTTATTGTCTAAAACCGCAACGACAAGTTCAATCTTTTTTATATTGTCTATAGATTTGTTGGAAATTGTACCTGTAATTTTTGGTGTGGTGGAAGTGGAGGTTATTGTACCGTATTTTATTGATATCTCTGGTTCTGGTGTTTCATCCTTCTGCCATGAAGTAAAGGAAATAAACTCAAAGTCTACTGATTTGGGCTTCCTATTTTTCAAGACAATACCAGCCTCAAAGACTGCAAATTTCTTATTTTTCGGGATAGAAGTAACACCTTCTCTCATTACTATAAGTTTGTTTTCCTCGTCAAAAATTTTGAAACGATATTGTGCACTATCATTCTTTGAATTAACATTTGGATTCTCTACAAATGCAACCGCTGTATAGACATCACCAGAAATATGGAAAATTTTTGACCACAGCACGACTGGAGAAAGAGCGTCAGAAGTACACAAAGAACTACAGGAACCGCCACAGTCAATCCCCTTCTCATCCCCATTTTTCTTTCCATCATTACAAGTTGGGGCGTTATAGAAAATATTCCAAGCCAACAAAAACAAAACAACCAGGAAGATAAGTGCTACACCTCCTCCATATATAAATCTTCTTTTTGTAGACCACAAAATCATGCTTGTATTATAACAAAAAACACCCGTAACTTGCGAGTGTTTTTTATTTTAAAAACTTAGTTCCGGCGCCTAGCTACTGTCACAAGTCAAAGTCTGCTGACTTTGCTCGCGACCCCTCCTCGCGCCGTCGCGCTCCGGACTTGCGAAGCCGTAACACGGCTTCTCACCCCACAAGTACCATCGGTTTTGAATTAGAAATTTGAAAAATTTAAATACTTTGTTCTGGCGCCTAGCTACTCTCCCCTTACGAGTACCATCGCCTCAACAGAGCTTAACTGCCGTGTTCGGAATGAGAACGGGTGTGACCTCTGCGATAAAGCACCAAAACAAAATATTCAAACTTATTTATTTTTCAAATTACAATTCAAAACTTAACTTCTGTGTTTGGAATGATAACGGGTGAGGAGTGATGTTATCACTCCGCAAGACCTTGAGCACTCCAGTGCGAAAGGTGTACAGCGCCTGTAAGGCGGGACCTCTGCGATAAAGCACCAAAACTTATGACTGAATTTTAAAGAATATTTTATGAATTGTGTAATGGAGCCGACCCCTAGGAGATCGGCTGATGGCTGATAGGAATCAGTCTTTTCGGTTCAACCCCAAATTCATTCCGGGTCCGCGATCCGGATTTGGGAGTCTTAGTTCAACTGTTTCCGTCCATCACACAACTCACAAACTTCTTATTCCATTTTCAAAGTAAAACATTTCATGGTTATACCTGCGTAGGCAGGATTCATTCCATGTAACAGGACAAAGACCCATCTCGCCTTGCTCGATGTGAGTTTGTAAAGTAAAAGTTTGTAAAGTTTATAAAGTAAATGCATTTGCATCCAACTTTATGGACTTTATAACTTTATGGACTTTATAACTCGCATTTTGCATAGCAAAATGTTGATTTTTAAATTTCCTAATAGAAATCGGCTAATTAGTACACCTTGGCTGAACACATTACTGTGCTTACACCTAGTGCCTATCACGTGATCATCTCTCACGGGCCTCAAACGATTCCTAATCTTGAAGTGGGTTTCACTCTTAGATGCTTTCAGAGTTTATCCCTTCCCAACTTAGCTACTCTGCGTTGCCCTTGGCAGGACAGCAGACACACCAGAGGTCAGTTCACCCCGGTCCTCTCGTCGTTTCGTTCCCCTATCACTAGGAGCACAGACTATATCTTCATCCGCCAGAGACTGGCTCGGATGTTGGCATATTATAAATGTAGCCCTGCTTCGTAGTTCAGTCTACTCGGCTTTCCAGTACTACATAAATCCATCCCTCACCTCTAGAGGTGAAGGGATAAGTCGTTACGGGGTCAAACCTAATACCTGAAACAGTTCACTTCGTGTTCTCTTTTTCTTGGTAACGTAATTCTCATTCTGAATTACCAAGATTAGATCAACAAGTTTAGTCAGCTGTTTACGGTTTAACATATTAAATTTTGTTTTTGACAAAATTGTGCAGGATTCAAACAAAGCTTTTGCTTGAATCTTTTTGAACCTGATACTTGGTATCAAGTTTTTCAAAATTTCTCTGATTGTTGCAAATCCATTAATTCTAAGTTCAGACATTCCATCATTTCTTTTTGATAGATATCCAATTCTTAAAACTTTTTGAATCCACAACAAGTCTTTTTCGTGACGAGTATCTTGATAAAAACAAAGGGTTGCCATAAAACGAATCTTATTTTTTCCATCTGCTCTTTTCTTGATTTGGAGCATTAAGCTCCCGTCGCCATCAAGAAATCCTGCTATATATGCTAAATCAATATTAGATCGACTTCCCACGGTATTATCTTAATTATTTTCTGGTCCTCAAGTGAATTGTACTACTCATGACGGACCGTCACAAGAATAGTTATCAACAGACCTTAGTTTATTAAGACTTCACCGTTATTAGCCACTTTTTCATTAGGAATTACTTCCTAAAGTAGCAAGGCCCTTTCGGGCTTACTAGGGGCAAATCTTCTCAAGAATCAACGCCTACAGTAGATAGGAGACCAACCTGTCTCACGCATGTTTCCACGAATTACTTCGTGCATTGGACTATAACTTCACCTCGGCATATTTTTAATATGGCGGGCTGTTGATGTTTAGTCTCTACGGGCATTTGTGAATTGAATAATGTCGGGGAGTGCACGTCTGCGCACACTCCCCTGTGATGACGATGCAACGGCTCCAAGGCCAATGCACACCGTTAGGCTTTCTTCGCCAGAAGCCCTTAACCCCTTTAAGCCTCAGGCTCACCGGTGTCTGGACTTTACATCGCCACCATTATTCAACCCACAAACTTCCCTCGGTATTATCTCGGTCTTGGCTTTCAGCCAGAACGGACTTCACCGATATAAATCAACTTTAATCTCGTCACAATTTTGTGACGGACCGCCGCGATTTGATTGGTCTACTTTCTTTTATTAATTCACAAACGAAATTCCTCTGAGGATTCAGATTGTGGAGGAAACATGATATATCTTGCGATATGATATGAATCCTCCACGGTCTGAACCCAGCTCGCGTATCTTTTTAAATGGCGAACAGCCATACCCTTGGGAGCTTCTTCACCCCCAGGCTAAGATGAGCCGACATCGAGGTGCCGAACTGCACCGTCGCTATGGACGCTTAGGTGCAACCAGCCTGTTATCCCCAGGGTAGCTTTTATCCGATAATCTCCGGCCGCCTCTAAAACGGACCGTCGGTTCACTATGTTCTGCTTTCGCATCTGTTTGACAAGTACGTCTCACAGTTAAGCCAGCTTATGCCATTACACTATCGGCACGGTTTCCATTCGCGCCTAGCTGACCTTAATAAACTCCTCCGTTACTCTTTAGGAGGATAGCGCCCCACTAAAACTGCCCACCAGAAACTGTCTCTGTTCGTTTTTGCCGAACAGGTTAGAAAATATAACAAACAAAATGGCTATTTCACTGTCGAGTAGATCCCGTCCGAGAACGAAACCATCAAACCTCTCACCACTATGCTACGTAAAGCTCCTGGGGTCTTTTCGTCTAACTGCAGGTAACCGGCATCTTCACCGGTATTGTATTTTCACCGAGCAAATCCCCGAGACAGTTCTCCAGTCATTACACCATTCGTGCACGTCGGAACTTCATTACTCACTATTAAATAAATTAATGTGAACCCTTTATTTCTAAAGGCATGGACTATATCTTCATCCATTAAGGATGTTTGCGTGTAGTCTCTACGGCGTCCCCATAAAAATGGGGTTCCCTCGGTATTGCCATATTCAACTTGCGCTGAACTTAGGTTTCACCGATATAGCAAATGTGTCAAAATCGATTGCTCGATTAAGGGGCAAGTTCCGATACTTACCCGACAAGGAATTTCGCTAGGGTCTCCTTTACAAGTCGCCTTGTAACCCGAACTCTATCTTCTCTGCAATTATGCAGAGTTCGACGTTTGGTTTCTGAGGATTCTAATAACGTCCGATCTGTTTTTCTTATGATTCATCTTTTCCATCATGTGGGCTATTTTCACGGCCCCATTTATGGTTAGATGTTTACCTTTACTTATCTCACCGAGACATTTAGTAAATATTTCAAAATTTTTCTTTTTTGAAGTTCTTAGTTCATTTTTTTTGAAAAAAGGAACTATTATATTTACCAGATCATCTAGTTTGCGAACAGTATATCTGAGAAGATGTTCTTTGTGGTTATCATATCTTTTATTAAGATAAATTTTTCCCACACCGAAAAAATCTTTAATTTTTTCTAAACTTCCCAAACTACTTTCGCCCTGTGTAATAGCAAACTCATAGAATATCTGATACCCGGTTTTGTATCCTTTGCGAATCCGATTTTTCTCCTTTTTATCAGATTGTCTAACAAAATTAATAGAGAAGCACCCTTCACCGTCTACAAAACCAACTATCCATCCTGTTGTTATTAGTCTTTCCTGCTGATCTTCTGCACGAGATACTTTTTTACTCATGATATTATTAGACAAGTGTTAAATAGCACTTGTCATAAGTATATCATTAAGTAGTACTCGATTCTACAGCATTTTATGCACAGATCTTCCAGCATATAGTCGATATTTTTGGACCTGCCCTGTGTTACCACAGGGCGAGGCAGCTTTGAATGATTGTGATGATTATTTTTTATTTTGTTTATCAAAATGCTTTTACATTTTTACATGTGTAAGCAGTAGCTAAACAGTCCCAGTCCTTCTGACCCCTCTCACGAAGAATCAGAACCTTAGGACCGTTATAGTTACGGCCGACATTCACCAGGGCTTATACGGTCAATCTAAAATCTTGCGACTCTCAACTACCATATTTGACCTTCTGGCATTGGTCAGGTGTCACCCCCTATACATCCTCTTGCGAGTTCGCAGGGAGCTGTGTTTTTGATAAACAGTTGCCAGAGAAACTTTTGTTGCAACCGGCGCATCGCGCGAAGCACGATGACGCCAAGTCAAAAGTAGAAAGTTATAAAGTCATAAAGTAAATTCGAAATGCAAATGCATTTGAGCCCACTTTCAACTTTGAACTTTGAACTTTGAACTTGACGACATCACATTCCATGTGATGCGTCGGTGAGCCTTATTCCGAAGTTACGGCTGCTTTTTTGCCGAGTTCCTTGGGGATCTCTCACTCGTTCGCCTTAGTCTACTCGACCTGACTACCTGTGTCGGTTTACGGTACGGATCTCATGTGATTATGCTTAGAAAATTTTCTTGGAAGCGTGCTTTGTATAATTCCCTAGGGCGAACCCGCAGGTTTAAATACTACTTGGTATTATCATTTAAGAAAGTGACCGGATTTACCTAGTCAACTACCTCACAGCATTTACTCAAATCCAATAATGAGCAATACATACTACACTCCGTCCTTCCATCGCATCACATAAAAGTCATGGAATATTAACCATGTGTCCATCGGCTGCGGATCTCTCCATTGCCTTAGGCCCGACTAACCCTGCTCTGATTGACATTGAACAGGAAACCTTAGTCTTTCGGCGTGCGGGGATCTCACCCGCAATGTGGTTACTTGTGCCAACATTCTTACTTCGCAACGCTCCAGCATGGGTCACCCCTTTGCCTTCACAGCAGATGCGAATACTCTCCTACCGCTCCACAATTCCGAAGAATTATGAAACCCTCAGTTTCGGTACTATGTTTAGCCCCGATTATTTGCGGCGCGAATTCTCTTACTGAGTGAGCTGTTACGCTATCTTTAAAGGATGGCTGCTTCTAAGCCAACCTCCTCAGTGTCAGAGAAAATTCACCACCTCAAGTGCACTTAACATAGATTTAGGGACCTTAAATAGAGATCTAGGCTGTTTCCTTTTTGACGTATGGAGCTTAGCCCCCACCGTCTAACTGCCGCGCTTTAAATCTTCCGTATTCGGAGTTTGATAGGTTTCGCGAGATTGCTCCCTGTCGAAACCTTCCAGTGCTCTACCCCGGAAGGGAACATGCGACGCTAGCCCAAAAGCTATTTCGGAGAGAACCAGCTATTACCAGGCTCGATTAGCTTTTCACTTCTTACCACAAGTCATCCGATGCAATCGCACGGGCAACCGGTTCGGTCCTCCATCTGTCTTTCGACAAACTTCAACCTGCTCATGGCAAGCTCGCTCTGGCTTCGGGTCTCTAGCACACGATTGGAACCCACCTCAAAAATAACCACAATCAAACACGATAATATGTTTGACTATCCAAACATCAAAATTTCTGTAACAAATAAAGTTTCGCCACTCGACATATCTAGATATGTCTCGCGCCTCATCCTTTATTTTTTCCTAGAAATTTTTTAGTTTGCACAAGTCATTATTTTTGAGGTGGGTTCCATACGCGCTATTCACACTCGGTTTCCCTACGACTCCATCCGATGAAGGACTTAGTCAAACCGCGTACTAGAACTCGTTGGCTCATTCTTCAATAGGCACGCCGTGACGGAGGCATCGCGCTGAACACGATGCATAGTCCATAAAGTTGAAAGTCTATAAAGTTTGTAAAGTGAATTCAGAATTCTACTTTATGGACTTTATGACTTTATAAACTTTTGACTAGCATCACATGCAATGTGATGCCCCCGCTCCGACTCCTTGTAAGCATATGGTTTCAGATCTATTTCACTGTCCTAATCGGACTTCTTTTCACCTTTCCCTCACGGTACTAGTTCACTATCGATCTCAAAATGTATTTAGCCTTACCGGTTAGTACCGGCAGATTCCCCCGAGCTATTCATGTCTCGAGGTACTCAAGAACAGAAACAAAGAAGATATTATATTTTCGTTTACGGGACCATTACCCTCTAGGGTCGTGCTTTCCAGCACATTCAACTAACATAATATTTTGTAACTTCTCTCATAATAAATTATGACGTTCCTGCCTTACAACCCCACCCTACTATCTTTAACCCCGCAGTCGAAACTTTGGGACCAAAGATAGGAGGGTGGTTTGGGCTATTTCCGTTTCGCTCGCCGCTACTAAGGAAATGTCGTTCTTACGAACATTGTTTTATTTTCCTCCGGGTACTGAAATGTTTTACTTCCCCGGGTATGCACTTAGGATAAACTCCTAAGCAATGACATATAGTCATTAGGTTTCCCCATTCAGAAATTTACGGATTAACGGTTGCTAGGCACCTCCCCGTAACTTATCGCAGCCATGCTACGTCTTTCATCGCCATTTTGAGTCAAGGCATCCACCATACGCTCTTAAATTTCCCATTAGGAAATTTAAAAACCAAATTCATTCAATTCCCTTTTGCGGTACCACTACCACTAATTATGAAATTGAATATAACCTGCATGATGCTTAATCAAGCAGGATTTTCTTTGTCCTGTTACATATAATGAATATGCAACTGGTTTGTTTTACTTTTTTCCACCTCAATCTAAAGACCCCAAGATATCCACATGCAATGCGAATATCAAGAGAAAAGAAAGGATGGGATGAACCCGTGGGCCAAACTGTGTTTTGCCTTTGGGAATATTTTCAAGTTACAGGCCAATCTGATTTTAAAAAAACCGCTATTTTCAGCGGGTTCTTCGGACAACACTTAAAGAAGCATTATCTATACCGCTTGAAAATTAAGTGATTCTTTAACATATCTGTAATGGATAAGAGTATATAGGAAGCTGTGTATACTGTCAAATCATAATAGGCCTTTATAATTGGGGATAAAATGTGGACAACCTGAACCCGAAAAATCATACAAAAAACTCCCTTTCGGGAGCTTTTTGTTTGAAACATTATGCTTAAGAATTAACTCCTTGAAGAGATGTTTTCTTTTATGTCATCAATTGCTTTTTCTGCTGCTTTTTGTCCACCAAGGCCAAATGAAAGGCCAAGTGCAAGAGAAATCGCTACAACAAGACCAGTAAAGATTGTTTGAATAAATGCGCCAGCAATGCCCATTTGTGATAGAGCAATTAGGATTGCAAATATCCACACACCCCATCTTGAAATAGCTCCAAGAAAGTTGGCCTGTGAAAGATTGGCGGTTCTAGCAGAAGCCACCACAACCCTTGATAGCACATCCCCAACGACACCCCCAACAAGTAGAATAAGTACAGCAATAATAAGTTGTGGCAAAAAGCCCATGACTATCTGCTGTAGAAATACAGTTACTTGATTTAGGCCCAAAACATCGAAGCTCGCAATCAAGAAAACGATGATGATAAAATACTTAACTATTCCCCCCAGAAAATGACCAGAGTTCAGGTTAAGCCCAGACTTTCTAACAAACCCTTCAAAGCCCGCTTTTTGCAATGCCTCATCAAACTTAATCATCTTCATAAAGTGTGCGATGCCCTTTGCTATAACTGCGCCGATTGCCCAGCCAATGCAAAAAATAACTATCGCAACAATTAGGTTAGGAATGAACTTAATTACCCCCGCCCATAGGCTTTGGAAGGAATTGTTCAATACCCCACCCCATGTGTCTAAAATCATAGTAAAAATATTAAATGAGTAATACCCATATTATAGCACAAGACTACTTTTGATTTCCATGTCAACTGTGGATACAAGAACAAGCCTTGATTATGGCCTATATTGCACCTAGTTTGTTTAAAATCTTTTTGTGTGGGTAGTCTAGGATATCGCGAGTCAGTTTGTCACACATACTTAGACGATACTTGAAATCCTCTGTAGTAAACTGAGCATATTTTAGCTCCTTGCCGATTTCAGACTCAAGAACCTTAATAGTATTATCCAGTTGCCCCTTCTTAATATTATCTCCAACAATAAGTATGTCTGCCCTGCTTTCAAACTCTTGGATAAATACCCCGGCGGTGATAATAAGCTTTATAGACCCAAGTTTTGATATTTTTTTTATTAACTCTTTTGAACTCAGTGGTTCAATATTAACTAAAAAATTCTGAAGGGGTACCAGATATGTAAAGTTGGAATCAAGCATAAAACCATGACTATTACTTTTCTTTTTACCATTAGATTTTTTCTTCACTAAGCCTATTTTTTCAAACATGTTTAACTCCCTACGAACCCTTGATTGGTCCTCCTAATGTCAGCCACACTGAAGGATTTCTCAGGATTAAATAAAAATAGCTTCATTACTTTTACCTTCGTTTCGTTACCAAATAGTTTTGATAGGGTTTCCATATTGGCTATTATAGACAACTTTGCTTACAAAAGCGACATATTGACTTTTTGACCAAAAATTACAAAAAACGAGCATGTTCTGCTCGTTTTTTGTAAAAAATAGTATTTTTTATTACTTCTATATTACTTCAATGTAACCTTGCCTCCAGCTGTTTCGATCTGTTTCTTTACATTCTCTTAAGCATTGAAGGAGCAGCATCAACTAAGTCCTTTGCTTCCTTAAGTCCTAGACCCAATACTTCCTTAACAATCTTGATAACTGCAATCTTTGTTGCCCCACCATCTGTTAGTTCAACATTGAAAGATGACTTCTCGTCGCTGGCTGTTGATGACGCGCCTCCTGCTGGAGCCGCTGTGGCAACTGCTGCTGCTGATACTCCGAACTTTTCTTCTAGGTGTTTTACTAGTTCATGTAAGTCAAGAACTGACATTTTTTCAATTGCCTCAACCACTGCTTTGAATTTAGCTGGTGTTGCTGTAACTGTTTTTGCTTCTGCCTTAGCTTCAACTTTTGTCTCTACTACTGCATCTGCTGTGTTTGTTGTTTCATCCATAATAATGTTATTGAATTTCTAATTATTAATTTCTAATTTTCAAACAATTTCCAATGACCCAATTTCAAAATTTCTAAATTGAAAATTAATTCATTGTTTAGAAATCAAAAATTGAAAATTGAAAATTATTTTGTTTTTGCTATCTCACTAAGTGCCATAACAAATCCCTGTATAGGTGAATTGATAAGGTTAACAAATTGAGCATGTAAGGTCTGAAGTCCTGGAATCTGTGAAATAGTTAACATCTCACTTTGATTCATGAACTTACCTTCAAAAACACCACCCAAAATCTGAATCTTCTTATCAAGTTTCTTCTGAAACTCATAAACCCCACGAGCTCCTTCGATAGGATCAGTACCACCCGCCTTGCCCGACGAGTCAAGTCGAGGCAGGTATACGATACCAAGCTCTCCTGGAAGTTCTGGCATGGTTCCACCCAAACCAGCTTCAGAGAAAGCTTTTTTTGTTAAACTCTTTTTAGCTACTGTGTATCCTACCCCCTTCTCTCTCAAAGCTCTTCTTATGTTTGTTGATTCCGACACAGGAAGTGCATGGAAGTTTATAAACACCACAGAAGCAGAGTCTTTAACAATCTTTTGAAGCTTTCCTAATATCTCACCTTTCTTTGCTTTTGATATTGCCATGTTATAACTTTCAAATTTGGCGAACTCCTCGCTCCAAGTTTGAAAATGCTCGTCATCGTATATTTATACGCCTCCTCGCTTTTTCAAACTTTCAAATTCTAAATTATTTGATTAATAAAAAACGACCCAAGGTCGAGAGTGTAGAAACAACTTTTGTTGCTTCAGTCTCGGCAGAAAATTAAGCCCTTTGTGGGCATCTGCTGTCTTTGACCTTATGGCAAATATAATATACTAAATAAATCTTCTGTCAATCTTCAACAAATAAGTGCCTGACAAACTCAAATCCTCTAATCGGCCAAGCAAAAACCTTACTGACAAGACCGGTTTTCTTTTCTGCTTCAAAAACTATTATCCCAGGCGTCTCAACTACGTCGTTTGGTAAACTAAGATTTTGTTCGGAATAGTCTCCCAACACTTGACCAACTGGAGGTTCTGGCACAACTGGATTTTGTGCAGTGGATTGGTTTTTCGAAACTAGGGCCAATTCATTTCTAACCTCTTCTATTTTCTTTTGGAGTACTAATGTTGCATCTTTGATATTGCCAGCAAGTAATTCTTGCTCTGTTTTCGATATAGCATCAATATGACCAAACTCCTGATCAATTGGGTTAAGTAATTGTATTGTGAATATTATTGATTTTTTGTTTGATATGAGTGTATCCTGTGGAAAAACAAACACCCTTAGGGGTGAGACTAGTTTCCAGTCACCAAGATTTATTTCAACTCCAGAATTATTGGTTATTTCTACACCACCGTGGGTTTTTATTATTGTAACTTCAGGTAAGACCACTTTCACCACTGCTCTACTAACCGCTTGTTTATCAGAATAGTTTGCATTAACCACAACAGAATAGTCGCCGGGAAACCTATAAGAATGACTGACACGGCTTCCCTGTGCTACAGCTCCATCACCAAAAGTCCAGGAGTACGTAATACCCGACTCCAATATGTTAGAAGATTTTGTTAAGACAACATGAAAGGTTAGATTGTTTCCAACAGTGGTCAGTCTGTCGCGCCCAGCAGAAATCTCAAATTCAATTTTTTGGCCCGTGGAGGAAAGTGGTGCAGGAGAGGAATGGGCTGAAGTGCTTGAGGAAGAACTGCTGGTTGATTCGGGCTGGTCTACCGCCGAGTCATCAGCATTGTCAGAGTCTTGGTTATTTTCTGGAGGAGTTTGACCAACACTGATATTCTGACTAATTGTAGAAATTTTCTCTGTCTTTTCTTTATTAAAAATATTAGCCGTAATAACAAAATTTCCTGCAATTGTATCTTTATAATACACAGTACGGTTTGAATTCTTAGAACTAATATAGACAAAATCACTTGGATCTATGGGAGTGGTATTTGTTTTGTTGCTGAAAAATTGGCCCGTACCAGAAGAAGAATTAAAAGTAATATATGTAGTCTCCGTTACAGGAATATCCGAGTGGACAGTTATCTCCTTTGACAGCTCCTCAAGGGAAACACTCTGCACATCAGTGCTAAAGCTAAACTGTGTTACAGCGCACACAAAACTAGGTGAAACCGAGAAAAACAGAAGTAATGTTATTATTGAAATCTTAGATAATTTCATAAAACACAAATAGAGAAATATTAACTTCCAGCAACTTGATCTACCTTCTCAATTCTCGAGGTTGATTCAGGAAAATATATCTTTGCAACCAATATTATTATTAAACTAACAATAATGATTGTCAGAAAACCAAAGAGGAATTTGAAGAAGTCTTTATCAAAATAATCAGACATGTATAAATTGTAACAAATAAAACTCCAGCCCACTAACCCATGTGGATAACCACATAATACAAAACTACATAGGGTAACCCTATGTAGTTTTGTATTATCTTTATTCTTTACTGTTAGTGCCTATTCAAGAGATGTCTGGAAATGAAGAAGGCTTGGATCATTTGGAATCTTTGATAGCCCTTCAGTAATTATTGCTCTGGCCCTGTCCATATCTTTGAAAATATCCCTATAGACTTCCGCAAGTTGAATGTAGAGATATGCCTGTGTTTGGCCCTTGGAAATAGCTTGTTTATAGTAGATCTCCGCCTGAGCATTATCTCTTAAAAAGTATGCATATAAGTTACCCAAATTGCCAAACGAAACATAGTTTGTTGGTGATAATCTACCAGCATATTTCCAAGATAAAACAGCCCCATCATAATCCCCCGCCATTTTCTGATAGATTCCAAGATTTATCCAAGCCTTTACATCTCCGGTGTTTTGTTTAAGTTGGGATTGTAGTGTCTGTATTTTCTCTGTTGCCACCGCCTTAGACTCTGCGGAAATGATTGCGCCCGGATAAACAGTAATTTTTCTATCCAAATTTGGTACTGGTTGAGGTACTCCGGCCCCCTCGGTTCCAGACACTTGTTCTATCGTATAGTTACCTGTGCCACCTACCACGGTGATAGCTGTGTCGTTGGTTGTGTTGCTTGTTTCTGGTGTAGTAGAAGAAACGTCTTGACTGTTTGGAGTGTCAACCAATTTTACCTCCTCATTTTTAGATTTTTTGTCAAAAACTATATACAAACCAAGTAATAAAACTATAGCTACAATACTTATGACTATTTTGTGTGTTTTTGTTAGTTCCATATGAGGACATATTACCACACAAGAGCCATAAGCAAAACTTCAAACTAGTATGTTTAGGCACAAGAAAAACCACCCCTTTCGGAGTGGTTTTTCTTACCTAACCTCTGGCTAAACCAGCTGACCGACTAATCTTGCGATTAGTATGATCGTGACTGCAATAGACCTGAAGTTGGGAACCCTACAATACCATAACCCGTAGTCCAATCATTTGAATTAAAGGTTGCAGTTGTTGTTGAGTTTGCTGACCAAACAAAGTTGTAGCTGAGACCTGCAGCTGTACTTGTTGCAGCAGCTGTGTCTGACAACATCTTTGTCAACACCGAAGCGCCAGTAGCGTTTCCTGAGATTGTACCTCGAAGTTCAAAGTATCGAGTTGTTCCTGCAGGAACTGTAACTGGGTTTGTGGCAGCCTTGATAACAAGCTCTGTCAAACCTGCTGTAGCTTGTGTACATGAACTACCTGCTGCTGTGTCATGTGTTGTGATAACACAAGACGATGTCGTTGTTGCTAGGTATGTGTCAACTTGACCACTGCCTGCACCGAAGCTACCAGACATTGCTGTCGTGTAACCTGAATCAGTGTAACCAAACAAGCCAATGTTTGAAACTGACAATGTTGTGGTTGCTAGTGTGAACTCAAATCTGTAGATACCTACATCACCATGAGAATCAGCTGTTACCTTGAATCTCATAAGTCTACCATCAGCAACACCTGCTGCTGTTGGAATACCTGTTGATGAGTTGTCTATAGCTATAACTGGGAATGTGTTGAATAGTCTCACACCCGCAGCTGCAGCTGTAATACCACCAACCTGAAGAGTTCCTCCAGATAGAACACCTGAACCCTCAGCGTTGACTGGATCAATCTTAACTAGGTCTCCGTTTACTCCAGCTAGACCTGTTCCAATATCTTGGAAGTCTGCCTTTACTGTTACTAGAACGTCTATATCCTTTGGAAGTAATAGTGAAGTGTTAAGTGTTGATGTTGCTATTGTGCCAGCACCTGTGAACTGTGCTGTACCAAGTAGAGTTCCTGAAGCGTTGTATAGGTAAAGTGTTCCAACGTTTGCTTCAACGTTGTTACTGTTACCTGTACTTACAGCTGTGACATCCAAGCCAACCTTTGTTAGGTTAACTGCCTCGTTTGTGGCTCTGAACTTGATAACACCAACAGTAACACCTGTTGAACCTCCTGCTACTAGAGCATATGAAGGTGATGATGAGTCAACAGAAACTGCAAACGAACCAGTTGCAACTGTCATGATTGGACCAACATTATCTGTGTTAGTCTCTGTAAAATCACTTCCCGAAGCTACACCTGTAGCTGTAGGAGGGTTGTTTACACCCCAGTTGAATTTATCGTTGTTTGATGTTGCTGTAGATACAGTACACTTCAATGCCAATGTCTTGATTGTTCCCTTTGGAATAACAAGCTGACTATCTAGTGTAAATGTAACGTCACCAGCTGTTGATATTGTTGATGCTGGATTAACAGTGTTTGAACCTGTGTTCAATGCTGTCGCACCGTCAAACAACTGACATGATGTCAATTGCTCTGGCTCAGCAGTTACCCATGAGTACTGAAGTGGAATTGAACCAGTTCTTATATCCTCACCTGACTGTGATGCGTCAAATTTGTAGTTTGTGAACAATACTTGACCACCAGAAACGATTGACTGAGCAGAAGGTGAAGAGTCAACTGTAACATTCAATGCTGGACCCTTAACTGTCATTGTGTTCATAGCAACAGCTGTACTTGGAAGAGTAATTGTGTTGCCTGTTGTCTGACCAGTTATGTTTGACCATGATGCTGGAGTTGCTGAAACAACAACTGTCGCACCACTTGGTGCACCTGTAGGGATTTTACCCTTCAATGTGTAGGTCTTTGCTCCAATAGGGAATGTAACTGAGTCTGTGAATGTTATTGTACAACCTGATGTACAAGTCGTTGCCTCGTCAACTGGACCCGCAACTACTGCACCGTTTGAGTCAACAAGTGTGATATTTGTGATACCACCACTGCTTGACCATGTACCTGTTGTTGCGATTGTGAATGTCATTGACTGTACTGTGATAGCCTCGCCCTTTATATCTGTGACGAATCCACCAAGTACTTGGTTAGGAACGTTTAGTGCAATGTTTGCAGCAGCAACTGATGTTGCTTTCTGAATTGATGTTACTGAACCTGCAGAAACTGTAACTACGTTAGCCTGGAACCAAGGTGTTCCTGTTGAGAACGTACCACAAGCCTGTGAGGTTGAACATGTAACCACTGCATTAGCACCTGCTGGAGGTGTAATTCCATAACCATAAGTTACACCTGATACATATAGATCGGTTGTCTTGTATAGGTCAAACTTGATAGTTCTACCTGCTGCACCTGAACCTACGATATCACCTTGGATATAGATGTCTTTTGAAAGACCCTTATCAACAAGAAGACCGCCGGCGAAGTTTGCAGAGTAGTACTTACCATCAGATGAAACAACTGTGTCGTATGCAGTACCATCAACATAAACCTTTACATTATCAAGGTCTGTTTTTGATGCTGAACCTGACTGGTTGAATCTTACTGACCAAAGTTTGATTTGTTCAGCTGAACCAGCTGTTACTCTGAATCCAGAGAATTTGTAGCCAGTTGTACCGATTTCCTTACTCTGAGATGTTCCTGGGTCATATGATGATGTTCCCATAGTAACTGAACCCAATGTAAGAGAAGCGTTGATTGTGTGCTGTGCACCAGAAATAGGAAGTGATCCTGTAACTGTTGCGGATGTGTTAACTGCAACTACACTGAGTGCAGCAACCTGTCCTGCGTAGCTAGAAAGACTTGATGCCATGTTACCAGCAACTGTAAACATTTCTGTTGTACCTGCTTTGATAACATAAGGCTCACCTACCATTGCTTGATGATTTGAGTTAAGTGTCTTTGCAATACCAATCTGTGTACCATCGCTCTTCAATAGAACAATGCCAGAAAAGACTGCATCCTGTGCAAGACCTCCTCTCTCAACTGTAACTGAATTCAATGTTACATCACTTGCACCTGCTTGGATGCTAAATGTTGTAAATGGAAGTCGAGCTGCACTTTGAGGTGCTAGTGAGTTTGAAGGTTGCTGACCAGCTGTTACTACCATTGAACCGCCTGTTGGGTTTCCTGGTACAACTGGTGGAGGAACGACAACTACTCCACCCATTGAGTTAAGTTTAGCTCGAGTTATCGCGCCAACGTAACCAACTGATGGTGTGATTCCATATTTTACTTGGAATTTAACAACAGCTGCTCTTGTAGCTGGACCAAAGTATGATGTCTCCAATCCTGGAGAACCAGCACCTGTTCCTGCCAACTTTGTATCAGCACTCATATTAAGAACCTTTTGAAGATTCATAACATCTGTACCTTTACTACCTAGTGTTAAATTCGTATTGAATGTATAGCCTGTTGATTGGGCAGGTGTTCCACTCAATGCTGCAAGCTGTGCTGACAATGATGCAATCATTGCTTGTAGCTCCTCAATAGTAGCAGCTGATGTTGAAACTGGTGTTACAACAAAAGATAGTGCCATTGCGAAACCTGCAAGACCAGCGACAAACTTTGCAGTTCTTGATTTTGTTAACTTCATATATTGTTTTTAATAAAATAACCTTCTCCGTTTTACTAATAATAATTTTGGAGAACGATTATTGAAAACTATTAACTAATTGATAATGTTGACATATCGCTCTACACAAATTTTACTTCATGTAAGCAATACGTCCTGCCTACTAATTTTTCATCTCATATTTCGTTCAACCCGTCTGGCATTATAGAAGCCCAGGCGGTATCTCCACATGGTGGCAGAGCCGAACGATTCGACACAAGACAAAAAAATAGATGGTAAAAATTGGTCTGATTTTCTGTGTGTCTAGAGGGGTGGAAAAATGACGTTCTGAGGACATGACTTACTGGGTCATGTTTTGTAGAAATCCATATTTAATTTTCAAAGGACTTATTCGTTCTGAATGAAAAGAAATATATATGTATATTTGCACGGCATAAAAAATGCATCTCCGTCCGTAACTTTCCAATAATGCATGTGGATAACTACATAATTAGCCGTAATCCACCCCACCATTATTACACAAAATAGGGCCAAAAGTCAACGAGAAGCTTAAACCAAAGAATACCTGCTCCATCGCCTTACACCCGATCTTTTTAGAACTCCGGCTGATATAAACGAGTTTAGCTCTCTCTGTATGGTTTTTTCGCTACAATCTTTAATAACAACAGCAATATCATTAATGGTTAATTCCTTCTTTTTCTTAAGTAGTGCAAGTATTATGTTTTGTCGATTGGTTTTCTTTAAATTATCCTTGTTTGTATTGATATTTCTGTCTTTAATATCACTAAGAGACACCCTCTGAACCGCATTTTCCTGCTCTGTTTGCCTATAGATTTTTTCACCAACAAAAGCCCCCTTCATAACATCAGAAGAAACCGAAAAACCTTCTGAGAACACCTGTGAAATGCCACCATCTGAAGTACCGGCAAGTGTTAAATCAGTCGATTTAAGTATATTTATTAGGTTAAAAAACTCCTGTTTTAAAATTGAAAAGTTCATCTGAGAAACAAGCCCACCCCTTGCAGAAATTTCAAGAAGAGAAATAAGTTCAAGTGTTCGGGTCTTAGTATAATAGACGAAATCACCGCGCCCCCCCTCTGGTGTGTCCTTGTAAGTGAGCACAAAAGACAAAAGTTCTCCAGACTTTTTTCTTAGTGTCCATTTCATTGGCTCGCTGTCTGAAAAGAGTCCGGTTATCATGTACATTGCTGAGACAAGCTTTTCTGTCTTTTTATAGGCCAAAACAAAATCTGCATCTTTATCAAAAAATGAGACCGCATCAAGACTTTTTATAGATATTTCTGTTGAGATTTTATTTTCAGATTCCATTTTGTCTTTGTTATAATGTCCCTTATATTAGTCGCTTTTTATTGATATGTCCTTGTTGTGTCCTATATAATACAACCAGTCCTTGAGATAGTCAAGCGTGTCTATTATATACAAATAAGAGACAATTTGCCAATGTACTTTGATTCTAGTCTTTGGATTTAAGTGTATATTCTGCTAAAATATACAGATATGTTTGGCAAAAATAAAAAAGATAGTAAAAAGGAAAAGAAGCGTAGTGAAGTTAAAAACAATAAGGAGGAGTCACCTACAAGCCACCTACAAAAGGAAACTATGAATGCAATTATCGCTGTTGTTTTTTTTGTCTTGGCAGTATTTCTCGTCCTCTCCTCAGGCCTCATAGATAAGGGTGGGAAGGCGGGAACAAGCGCATACAAAATCTTTCACTATTTATTTGGAGTTGGATATTATTTACTACCAATTTTATTCTTTATTCTCTGTGTTTCTTTCTTTAGATCACTTCAAAAGAAGCTTGCTTTGACACACAGCATTGGTGGTACACTATTCTTCTTATCATCTCTTGCCTTAATAAATATTCTTTCACAGAGTGGCGACGGCGTCGGCTCTGGTGGAGTAATCGGTGGATTTATTTCAAAACCACTTATTAATATGTTTGACACCTGGGTAAGTATCATCATTTTGCTAGCACTAATTATTATCTCCTTTCAGATTTACTTTTATAAAATCTTTATTCGTAAAAAAAGAAGTCCTACCTGGAACCGAGGATGATGGACCAGAAGTTATAATCACAAGTAATGGTGAGCCCCTGACTGACAAGGATAAAAAAGAAATGGGTAAAGAGGATGGTTCTTTTGGACCTAAAAAGGCCCAGGCTATGGAGGATAAAAAAGATGAGTTTGGTATTAGTCCTCTACTACTTAACGGCAAAGAATTCATACCACCCCCCCTTTCACTACTTAATGAGGACCACGGAAAACCAGGAGTCGGGGACATAAAAGCAAACTCAAACATTATCAAACGAACCTTGGCCAACTTTGGTATAAATGTTGAGATGGACGAAATATCTATCGGAGGCAGAGGGTATAAAACTATCCCGCATCGTTGGCTTACAAAATGATTTATCACTAGCACTTGCTGCCCACCCTATTCGTATTGAAGCGCCTATTCCAGGCAAGTCTCTTGTGGGTATAGAAATACCAAATAGTACGAAAACAACTGTCGGTCTTGGAACCCTTCTTTCATCTAACGAGTTTCAGAATTCAGACAAACCACTTCTAATTTCTCTTGGGAAGGGCATCTCAGGCATGTCGTATTTTGGTAACCTAGCTAAAGCCCCCCACCTCCTTATTGCTGGGGCTACTGGTTCTGGAAAGTCAGTTACAATACACACGGTCATCACTTCCCTTCTATATAGAAACTCGCCAGACAATCTTAAGTTCATCATGATAGACCCTAAACGTGTAGAGCTTACTCTTTATAACAAAATACCCCACCTCCTCACCCCTGTTATCACTGAAGCAAAGAAAACCATCCTTGCCTTAAAATGGGCTGCAAAAGAAATGGATAGAAGGTACGATATTCTTCAGGCTGAAAGTCTACAAAACATCTCCTCTTACCACAAAAATATAGTTGAACCAGAACTAAAAAGACGCAAAAATAAAAGG